>DGYFJ06202__coassemble_1321_pt1 | contig 14192 bp, 10 predicted proteins | sample DGYFJ06202__metabat2_low_PE_007 | metagenome-assembled genome bin DGYFJ06202
ACATGCGTCGTCTGTGGGAACTGGTCAACTGGCTGAATCGGTTTCGTCACATGGTATCCTTGTTCAGCAAAGCGTTGAATATCACGGACTAATGTGGCTGGATTACAGCTAACATAAATCACCTTTTGTGGTGCCATCTTACCAGTAGCCTCAATCAACGATTCAGCAAGGCCTTTACGTGGTGGGTCAACAATCACGATATCTGGCTTTAAGCCATCTTCTTGCCACTTAGCGAATTGTTCTTCCGCTTTACCGACAACGAATTTAGCATTCTTAATGCCGTTGCGCTTGGCGTTGTACTTGGCATCATCAATCGCTGCAGGAACAATTTCAACCCCGTAAACTTGCTTGGCGTGCTTAGCAACTGCCAACGAGATCGTCCCAATTCCACAATAAGCATCAATAACTGTTTGACTGCCATCTAAACCAGCATTATCAATGGCGGTTTGGTAAAGGCGTTCAGTTTGTTGCGGATTAACTTGGTAAAAAGATAATGGTGAGATTGCAAAATCAATGCCGAGCAATTGGTCATGAATTTCATCGGCACCCCAGAGCGTTTTATTCTTGTCGCCAAGTAAGCGGTTAGTCTTCTTGTCATTGATGTTTTGAACGATGCTCTTTACTTCAGGTACGACTGCTACAATGCCATCAACGATTTGTTCTGCCATTGGTAATCGCTTCGTATTGGTGACTAGCACTACCATTACTTCATGACTATAATATCCTCGACGCACCATGACAGTTCGGATAACACCTTTACCAGTTCGTTCATCGTATGGTGTTACATGATATTTCCGTAATAGGTCACGAACCACGATAATTACTTGGTCAATAGCTGGATCTTGAATATAGAAGTCTTCGATTGGTACTAAGGTATGACTTCCGCGTTTGTAAAAGCCAGTCTCCAATTGACCACGAACCATCTTGACCGGTACTTGGGCCTTATTCCGGTAATGGTATGGTTTGTCCATCCCCATCGTTGGCAACACCTCAATCTCATCTAGGTGCGCCTTTGCCAGCAACTCAGCAATTTGGTGCTGTTTAAACTTTAATTGGGCTTCATATTTAAGGTGACCAAGCGGAGCAATCCCTGTCTGGATATACTTCTTATCCTTAACATCAACCCGGTCAGGACTTTTCGTCTGCCATGCCATTACCCGGCCCCAAGCAAAATGACTAGCAACTTTTGTAATTTTTACTGTGATTTCTTCCCCGGGTAAGGCATTCGGAACAAAGACTGGAAAATCATCAATCTTCACAACCCCGTTACCCTCATAAGTTAAATCCACTACCTTAGCAGGATATTCTTCATTTTTGTGTACTGGAATATTTAATTTCAAGATTAATCCTCCGATAATTTCAACGTGACAAACTTTCCCTATTATAACAAAAGAAACGGCTAACTTCCTATTTTTAGGATGCTAGCCGTTTTTCAATTTAATTTTGTTTTTCTTCGCGATCCTTAATATCATCAACACTCTTCACGAAGTCTTGTTCAACCCGCTTAAAATCATCAGAAACTGTAATAGCATCATCAGGAATTTCGTCAAGGTTAGCAACAACTTCAATATGTTGTTTCAAATCGTGGAATTCCATTGGCGCATCGCCACCGTATTCACCATCAAGGTTAACCATTAAGCGATCGTCCTTGTTTAACGGAATTACTTCAATATCGGTTGCCTTCTCATAGATAATTCGTGGATCATCCAGGTGCTTTCCTTGTAAGGCTTTTGCCATCAGACTCAACATATCAATCATGTTCGTCTTCTTCACGATAATCATCGTAAACTTACCATCATCAAGAGAAGCGTCGGGAACGATTTGTTCAAAACCACCAACAGAATTTGTTAGGGCAATCATAAACATCGTTGCGTTACCCCGATATTCTTTGCCATCGTACTTAATCTGCATCTCAATTGGCTTAATTCGCGGAATAAGTTCTGCACCCTTAGCAAAGTAGGCAGCGTAACCGAAGAGGGACTTCATTTGAGAAGGGACCTCATAAGTTAATTCAGTCATCGTTCCCCCCGCGGCAATGTTCATGAAGTAATTCTCGCCTGCTTTACCAATATCAATTTTGAATTTCTTATTTTTCTTCAAAATCAACTTGGCTGCAGCAATCGGATCATCACGAGGAATTCGTAACGCCCGCGCATAGTCGTTTGTCGTTCCGGCGGGAATAATTGCCAAAGTTGGCCGGTGTTCTAATCCAGCAATCCCGTTAATTACTTCATTAAGGGTTCCGTCACCACCGGCAGCGACGATCAGGTCAAAGCCTTCCTTAGCTGCACGAGTTGCCTCGTTCTTTGCTGAGTCTGGTGCTGGTGTCGTAGCAAAAGCGCTGGTCTCGTAGCCAGCCTTTTCATAGATTGAAAGAATATCAACGAGATCACTCCGGAAAGTTTCACGACCAGAAGTGGGGTTATAAATTATCCGAGCACGTTTTCGCACGGTCATCCCTCCAAACTACTTAGCGTTTAACGACTTCATCAACAACTTAGTAACAACTTGTGGGTTAGCCTTACCACGAGTTTGCTTCATGATTTGGCCCATCAGGTAACCAACAGCCCGATCCTTACCGTTCTTAAAGTCCGCAATTGATTGTTCGTTGTTTGCTAAAACATCATCAACGATTGGTTGCAATTGAGCTGGGTCAGATAATTGAACCAAACCATGTTCCTTAGCATAAGTGCTTGGTTCTTCGCCATCAAGAATTCCCTTGAAGACTTTCTTTGCCATCTTGGAGGAAATGGTGCCATCTTCAATCAACTTAACCATCCCGGCCAAGTTAGCTGGTGTCAACTTAGTATCAGGTAAGTCAACCTGCTTATCGTTCAAGTAAGAATTAACATCATTCATTAAGTAGTTAGCAACCCGCTTAGGATCGCCACCATCCTTAACGGCTTCTTCAAAGAAGTCAGACATTTCCTTGGTCTGAGTTAAGACCATCGCATCATAATCGGTTAAGCCAAGATCCTTAACGTAATGCGCCCGTCGTTCACCCGGCATTTCAGGCATTTCTGCCTCAATTTCGTCAATCCACTTTTGATCAACGTTTAAATCAGGAATATCTGGTTCTGGGAAGTAACGGTAGTCATCGGAACCTTCCTTTGTCCGCATTGAAATTGTTTCACCAGTAGCTTCATCATAACGCCGTGTTTCTTGGGCAATGTGACCACCTGAAAGCAAGACATTTTGGTGACGCTTTTGTTCGAATTCCAATGCCTTCCGAACATAGTTAAAGGAGTTGATGTTCTTCATTTCGGTCTTGGTACCAAACTGTTCAGAACCAACCGGACGAATGGAGATGTTAGTGTCGACACGCATCGACCCTTCTTCCATCTTCACATCAGAAATCCCAGTAAACTGGATCCGTTGACGAAGAGCTTCCAAGTAAGCAACTGCTTCTTCAGGTGAAGCAATGTCCGGCTTAGAAACAATTTCGATTAATGGTGTTCCTTGACGGTTTAAGTCAACATATGAGTACTTGCTGGTATGAGTGTTCTTACCGGCATCTTCTTCAATATGCATTTCTTCAATCCCGATTTTTTTCTTCTTACCATTAACTTCAATCTCAATCCAACCATCATGAGCAATTGGTGTTTCTGATTGAGTAATCTGGTAAGCCTTTGGGTTATCTGGGTAGAAGTAGTTCTTCCGGTCAAAATGCATGTGACGAGCAATTTGAGCATGAAGAGCCAGGCCGGCCATAATTCCATCACGAACAACACCCTTGTTCAATGTTGGCAAAACACCAGGATAACCCCAGTCGATCACATTAGTATTTCTGTTAGGCTGGTCACCATATTCTACTGGTGATGGACTGTAAATTTTTGAATTAGTCTTCAATTCGACGTGGACTTCTAGCCCAATCGTTGTTTCAAAGTTCATCTTAGTTTTGACCTCCTAACTTAGGTGCCTTCTTGTGAACATCAGTAGTTTGTTCAAAGACATAAGCGGTGTTGTAAACTGTTTGTTCATCAAATGGCTTTCCGATAATTTGTAAACCAACTGGCATGCCATTCTTAGCTGAGAAGCCAGCCGGAACTGACATTGCAGGAAGACCAGCCATGTTAACAGGAACTGTCAAAACATCGTTCATGTACATGGTTTGTGGATCGTCGATTTCAGCACCAATCTTAAATGCTGTTGAGGCACCAGTAGCACCAAGAATAACGTCATGATCCTTGAAGACATTGTCAAAGTCCTGAGCAATTAAGCGACGAACCTTAGCGGCCTTGTTAAAGTAGGCATCGTAGAACCCGGCTGAAAGTGAGAAGGTTCCCAACATGATCCGCCGTTTAACTTCTTCACCAAAACCTTCAGTCCGAGAACGAACATAAACATCTTCAATGTTCTTAACATCTTTTGCCCGGAAACCATACCGAATCCCATCATATCGTTGAAGGTTTGATGAAGCTTCGGATGAGGCCAAAATGTAGTATGCAGGAACACCGTACTTAGTATGAGGCAATGAAACTTCATCAATGACGGCACCAAGTGATTCAAGATGATCAAGGGCGTTCTTAATTACTTCATGAACATCATCATTAATTCCTTCGAAGTATTCCTTAGGAACAGCAATTCGCAAGCCCTTAACGTTAGTATCGTCGTTTAATTGAGCGGCCCAGTTAGGAACTTCCTTCAGGGATGAAGTCATATCGTGTTCATCATTGCCACTAATCATTTGGGTTAACAATGCGTTGTCCTTAACCGTTCGAGTCAACCAACCAACTTGGTCAAAACTTGAACCAAAGGCAATGATTCCCCAACGAGATACCCGGCCATATGTTGGCTTCATTCCAACAATTCCGTTAAATGATGCGGGCATCCGAATGGAACCACCAGTATCAGTTCCTAAGGCACCAAGGACATCCCCAGCTGCAACTGCCGCAGCAGAACCACCTGAAGAACCACCAGGAACCCGGGTAAGATCCCATGGGTTATGGGTTGTGAAGAATGCTGAGTTTTCAGTTGATGAACCCATTGCAAATTCATCCAGATTGGTCTTCCCAACATTAATAAAGCCGTTGTTATTTAACTTTTCAACAACCGTTGCGTCATAAACAGGGTTGAAGTTTTCCAAAATTTTGGATGCTGCAGTAGTCTTTAACCCCTTAGTTAAAATATTATCCTTAACTGCCAAAGGAATCCCAGAGGTTAATTGATCTTCGCTAATTCCCTGTTGGTCAATTTCGGCAGCCTTCTTCATTGCTGCTTCTTCGTTTAATGTAATGAAGGCCTTTACTTGATCTTCATTTTTCTTAATGTGATCAAAGGTTTCTTTCGTTAATTCAGTTGCACTGATCTTCTTATTCTTTAAATCATCATGCAGCTGACTTAAGTCGGTTTGATAGAAATCCATTATTCGCCGTCCTCACTTTCATCGATGATTGCAGGAACTTTAATGTACCCATCATCAGTATCAGGAGCGTTATTAAGCAATGCGTCGGTCTCTTCTTTAGAGCTCTTAACTGCCTTGTCCTCACGCATAACATTTTCCCGATCTGAAGCTGAAGTCATTGGTTCAACACCCTCGGTATCAACATTAGTGAGGTCTTCAAACATATCAATAATGCTTCCTAATTGAGTGGTAAACTTGGTAAGCTCTTCATCTTTGAATTCCAACTTAGCAAGTTCAGCAACGTGTTCTACTTGTTGCTCAGTGATCTTACTGGCCATTCTCTCTACCTCTTTTCCAGTAATTATGGCTTAAATATAGTACATACATTTAATAATTTTAGCACAGAATACTAATGGTTTTAACTATTCATCCTTAAATATTCAAGGGAAAAGAAAGTGTTTCATAATTGATGAAGAAGTGAAACCTCATGTTATGAAACACTTAATTTTATTATTTAGTTAAAAGGGCTCGCCGTGACCGCAACCTCCACCTATTGCAACATAGTCAAAATGCGTTTAGCCTAAGCTCCCTCACAATAGTTCTACTGTAACATAGTCAAAACGTGTTCGCCCTAACCTTCCTCAAGCTAACGACCTCCACCTCCGACGACAAAACGTCGTTCGGTGGAGAAATCGTTAGCCACCGGAAGGTTTTAACGGGCTCACACTCTATTCCTTAATACGAATCAAACACGTGGCTTTGGAATTTGTCGGAGCCGGAATTACGGTAAACGACGGCTTGCATTTCGGAACTAGATTGAATCTTGATGTCAATTGGAATTCCGCTTGGCAAGTATTTTCTTGCGGCACGGGCAATGTATTGGGTAAAGCTGGTAATTTCGGTTTGACTATAGAATTGCGTTGTAATGGTAATATGCATTCCAGTCAATGAACTACCGTTGTACTGTGCTTGAGCAGTTACTCCACTTAAGTTAGGGAAGAAACTCTGAACCTGACTCTTAAAGTTAGAAAAACTATCATTATCCGTTTGATCGGATTTAGTTTCCTGGTCAGTTCCGTTAGCCTTTGGTAGTACAGCAGTCCGGTAGTCTAACTTATGCCAGCTGCTAATCTTGCTTCCGTTGTTCTTACTGTAAGCAAAGAAGCTTCCACCAACTAAACTATCGTCTGGTGCCTGCTTATATAAAGCAATCACGATTGGAACATTCCGTAATTCTTTCTTCTTCCGTAACCGGGTTAAGATCTTTTGAGCAGCGATTTCACCCTGACGCTTAACCTCTGCATTACTAATGTTCTTTGTATAATTTGGTCCATCAGTCTTCTTCTGGTAGTTATATTCAGAATTAATTCCGATCCCAATTGTGACACCATGCAGTTTCATTGAATTACCGCTTTCCTGCATGTAATCCTGTTCTTCAATCTGCTGAATGTATTCTGGATTAGGATCGCTCTTTTTCCCTTCAGCCGGGTTAAGACCTTCTGGATTGCTCTTGCTCTTTCGTCCTAGCCAATTTTCAACCGTACTGGTATCAAGATATTGACCTTCTTGGAAAATATAATTTTTCGTTGAGAAAACCCGTTTTGATACTTGGGTTAAGCCACTTTCAAAACTTTTAAGGTTATATGAATTACTATTTTGGCTAACATTGACTCCCCGTGCCTTACTTGTTTTGTAGTGGCCATTTTTAATAACCCCTTGATAAGTTCCACTCAAAGAACCAGTAGTACTGTAATTTTTCGATGATTTATGACCAAAGCCACATGAAGTCAAAACCAAAGTTGACATCAAGAGGGCAACCCCAACGGTTATTTTTTTTAGTTTGTTCTTCAACGTTTATTGTTCCTCCTTCATTGCCTGACTAAAGCGTTGCTCATCCCAAACATCGACTCCAAGCTCCTGAGCCTTAGTGAGTTTGCTTCCCGCTTTTTCTCCGGCAATGACAATATCAGTCTTTTTTGAAACACTACCTGTTACTTTAGCTCCATGTGCTTCTAACCAGTCTTTTGCCTCAGTCCGGGTCATCTCCACTAATTTTCCGGTTAAAACAACCCGTTTACCATTCCAATCGCTCGACTCATCGACTGGTGTAGTCGAGCCAAGATAAGTAAAGTTGAGGCCGGATTGACGAAGCTCCTCAATTAATGACTGAACCTGTTCATTAGCAAAATACGTTTCTACGCTTTCACCAATTGTCGGACCGATTCCATCAACAGCGGAAATTTCATCGGCACTAGCTCCCATTAACTGATCCAAATCATTAAAATGAGCCATAATCAGGCGTGCTGCTTTGGCGCCAACATGACGAATACCAAGTCCGAATAAAAGGCGCTCGACAGAATTATTACGACTATTATTGATCGATGTCAATAAGTTTGTCGCCGATTTTTCACCAAATTTATCTAAAGTTAATAATTGTTCTTCTGTTAAGGCATAAAGTCCCGCAACATCGTGAATCAGCTTCTTATCCCATAACTGTTCAATAATCTTTGGTCCGAGGCCACCAATGTCCATTGCATTTCGTGAAGCAAAGTGTGCTAGCCCCTCTTTAATTTGTGCTGGACACATTGGGTTAATGCACCGGAGAGCTACTTCATCATCAAGGTGAACTAGTTTAGAATCACATGCAGGACATTTTGTTGGAATTTGATATGGCTCACTATCAGCCGGTCGCTTACTCAAATTAACTTTAGAAATTTCTGGAATGATATCGCCTGCTTTATGAAGGTAGACAGTATCACCTAACCTAACATCCTTTTCCTTTAAGTAGTCAGGATTATGAAGGGAAGCACGACTAACTGTTGTCCCAGCCAATTGAACCGGATCCATTACAGCAGTCGGCGTTACATTCCCTGTTCGGCCAACAGTCCATTCAATATCACGGATAATTGTCGGCTGTTCCTCTGGAGGAAACTTGTAGGCAATCTCCCAGCGAGGCACCTTAACAGTATTTCCGAGTGCTTCTTCAGTCTCAAGATCATTAACTTTCTCCACAATTCCGTCAATTCCGTAGGCTAACTGGTCACGTTTAGCCGTGTATTCATTAATGTAATCTTCTATTTCTTGTCGATTATGAACAACCCGGTTATGCGGATTAACCTTAAAGCCAAGCTCACGCATCCTATCTAAAGCCTCTGCTTGAGTTGTAACTCCCAGCTTTTGATATTCAGGAACATAGTACATAAATGTATCTAAATCACGTTTGGCTGTTACCTTGGGATCTAACTGTCTAAGGCTTCCTGCTGCCGCGTTTCGGGGGTTAGCAAAAATCGGTTGACCATCATCTTCTCGTTGTGCATTCAATTTGGCAAATGACTCTTTTGGCATGTAGCATTCCCCACGAAATTCAACGGAGAGTGGTTCGGGAAGTTCTTGGGGAACCGATTTTATTGTCCGAACATTTTCGGTAACATCTTCGCCAATATTACCGTTTCCGCGGGTTGAACCCTGGACTAGCTTTCCGTTTTCATAAACGAGCGATAGTGACAAGCCATCAATCTTTAATTCAAGGTTATACTCTGCCTCAACATCAACGTCACGATTTTCCTGTTGACGATGATTAAAGTCCATTAGCTCTTCAATTGAGAAGACATCCCCCATCGACAACATCGGAATCTCATGCCGAACCTTCGTCAGCTGGCTTTCAGCCTCACCACCAACTTGCTGTGTTGGTGAATCTGGCGTTTGCAATTCGGGAAAGCGTTGTTCAATCTGAACAAGCCGTTGGTATTGACGATCATAAACATAGTCTTCCACCGTAGGACTGTCTTGTTCATAGTACTCTTTCCCCCATTGAGCAATCTGCTTTCGCAATGGACCAATTTCTTCTTTTGCCTGATCCAATGTTAATTGTGCAACCGGGATTGATTGATTATCCATTTTATTGGCCTCACTTTAATTAATCAGTAACCTTCTTAATTGGCGCAAAACTAGCCAAAAGTCGTTTAACTCCTTGTTGAGGAAAGGCAATGTCAAGTTCCTTGTCATTACCACTTCCACTAACCTTAACAACGGTTCCTTCTCCCCACTTCTTATGGGTTACCTTATCACCGGTCTTCCAGGAAACCTGGTCAGCTCCCGTTCCCGTATTAGTTACTGGCTTTACTCGTTTTCCAGCACTCCGGTATTGGCGACGCTGCTTCTGCTCTCGATAAGTAGTTGCGGTGGCCGCTTCACCACCAAATGGCAATTTTTGTCCTCCAAGACGCTCAGCGGGCTGATCATTCTCGAATTTAAGAAGGTCAGGATTAATTTCCTCCACAAAACGAGATGGCTGGTTTCGTTGGATTCGGCCGTAAAGCAACCGGGAAAAGGCATTTGTTAGGTAAAGTTTCTTCTTTGCTCGGGTAATTCCAACATATGCAAGGCGACGCTCTTCTTCAAGTTCATCGTCTTCTAAAATTGCCCGAGAAAGTGGGAAAATTCCTTCTTCCATCCCCACAAGAAAAACTACCGGAAATTCAAGTCCTTTGGCAGCATGAAGAGTCATCAACGTAACTGCCGGAGCTTGTTCGTCAACGTCATCCTGATCAGAAACCAAAGCAAGGTCAGCAAGAAAGTTGGTAATCTTTTGAATGTTATTATCATCCTCATCCTTATGCTGCTCATCATATTCTTGGGTAACCGATTTGAATTCATCAAGGTTTTCACGCCGCGCCTGTGATTCAAGACTCTTATCTTGTTCAAGCGCTTTATTGTACCCACTCTTATCTAAGATTTCTTCCGTTAAGTCAGTTAAGTTTAAGAACTCAGCTTGCTTAGTTAAGTTACGCATTAACTGACCAAACTCATCAATTTTAACCCGCGTCCGTGTTGAGATGTTATTTGCAATATCAACGTTTTCTGCAGCCTCAAGGAGTGACCAATTATTATCATTAGCAAATTCTCGCAAATGGTCAACACTGGTCATCCCGATTCCCCGCTTAGGAGTATTAACTACTCGTTCAAAGCTCATTGAATCTTGAGGGTTAACAATTAATGTCAAGTAGGCAAGAATATCCCTAATTTCTTTCCGGTCGTAGAATTTATGGCCACCAACCATGGTGTACGGAACACTACTCTTTAAGAAGGTTTCTTCGATCATCCGTGATTGAGCGTTAGTACGGTAAAGAATGGCAAAGTCATTGTACTTATAATTATTCTTTTCCCGTTCTTCTTTAATTTTAGAGACAATAAATTGGGCTTCATCGTGTTCGTTTTGTGCCCGGTAGTAAGAAATCTGGTCTCCCTTGCCGTTTTCAGTCCACAACTTCTTTTTCTTTCGGTAAACGTTATTATCGATCACTTCGTTAGCCGCGTCTAAAATTGTCTGAGTTGAACGATAATTTTGTTCCAGCATTACTGTATGTGCTTGTGGATAATCATGTTCAAAGTTTAAAATGTTATTCATGTTTGCGCCACGCCAACCATAGATACTCTGGTCAGCATCCCCAACAACGCAAAGGTTCTTGTATCCCTGAGCAAGCATGTTAACTAATTTATATTGAGCATCGTTAGTATCCTGATACTCATCGACATGGATGTAATGAAACTTATCTTGATAGAATTCCAGAGTCTCTTGATCCTTTTCAAAGAGCTTAATTGTTTTCATAATCAAATCATCAAAGTCTAAGGATTGATTAGCCTCTAGTTCCCGTTGATAGAGTTTGTACGCGCGAGCAACCATGTTCTCAAACATGCTATTGGCTTCTTTTGAGTAGTCATCAGGGGTTTGCAATGCATTCTTAGCATTAGAGATTGCACTGAGGATACTTCGGGGATCGAATTTTTTGGTGTCAATATTTAATTCTGCACAAATCCGTTTCATTAATGTTCGTTGCTCACTGGTGTCAGCGATCGTAAATGCTCGGTTATACCCCAGCTTTTCAATATCGCGTCGCAGGATCCGTACACAGAGGGCGTGAAATGTGGAAACCCAAATGTCACGAGCACTCTCACCTAAAAGCTTACCAACACGTTCTTGCATTTCTCGTGCGGCCTTATTCGTAAACGTGATCGCAAGAATATTCCAAGGAAGCACACCCTTTTCTTCGATCAGATATGCAATTCGATGAGTTAGTACTCGAGTCTTTCCTGAACCAGCTCCAGCCATTACTAAAAGTGGCCCCTCTGTTGTTAAGACTGCTTCGGTTTGCTTATCGTTCATGCCGTCTAAAAGTGCTTGACTATTCACGCCTATTTCCATCCTCTCTAAATTTCAATCGGCTCATATTATACCAAATTTTCAACTTCTTTTGGTCTTTTTCGAACATATGTTGCAAAAATAAAACTGAGCTTAAGACTTTTGGTGAGCAGTCTCAGCTCAGTTCTTATTTATTTTTCTTGCTCTTCATTATCTGACCCTGAATTTGGCAATGTTTTATTCCAAACCTCAGTATCATCAACCTGGTTTCGTAAAGCATCCAGGTCAGTATCGCCAGTAACCCAAACAAAACCAAGGATTCCTGCTGGATCAGCAGTATCAGTATCACTATTAAAGAAGCGGAACTTCCAATTATTCTTAAGAAGCCACTGACGACGAATAGCAACGGACTGGTAGTTCCGGATAATCATTAGTAATGCCGTCTGCAACTGTCGAATAACATGTAATGGCATTCCAACACTTGCTCGCAATTGTTGTTCGTACTGATCCACATTTGTCGTATTGTCATAAACATTGGCAATTGATGTTAGTCCTAATTCAATGTTCTTAACGTAAAGTGTCCCAGTCGAAGTTACATAAAAATTAACCGAGAAAACACCGGTATACTGAAGCGAATCAGCAACGCTCTTAATAATTCGGTGCATTTCTTGTAGCATGTCATCCGCAACTTCAGCAGGTGAAGCCACTGAAATTAATTGCCGATCTTCATTATATTCCAATTGTGCTAAGGGGAAGATTTCAACTTCGCCATTAGCACAAGCAGCAGTTAAGGTATATTCTGCTGTGTGGTCAATCCACGATTCCAGTAAGTAAGTTCCTGTATCAATAAAGTCTGCAGCCCTGGTAATGTCAGATTGACGTTTAATCATCATTGATTGTTCGCCGATTCCTCGTTGAATTGGCTTCAGGAGGGCCGGATAACCAATCGAGTCAATTGATTGGTAAACATCATCTAAACCAATAACAGTAACATAGGGAGCAATATTAATATTGATTTGATCCAAAAATGCCCGTTCCATTAACCGGTCTTGAACAATTTCCAAACCGTTAATACCTTGTGGGATTGCTGCATATTGGCCAAGAAAACGGATCACAGTAGAATCAATGTTTGGTGTTTGATAGATGATAGCATCACATGCTTCACCGAATTCGGTAAGCTTTTGCTTGTCATTATAAGCACCATCAATTGTAAAATCTGCCATTTTAGTAATGTCCGGTTGAGAACGATCAACGTAGACACCAACATTAAAACCAGCTTTTTTAGCAGCTGCAATCATTGCTACCCCGTTACGGTTAATTCCAATAATTCCTAAAGTACTGCCGGGAAAAATTGTATTACTCATTTAATTCTCCTTTCTGCACTATCATTAATCTTCCATAAAGGTTACTTTACCATCCGATAATGATTTAATTCTTGCTAGTGATTCAACTCGAATACCACGATCTTTTAATTCTTTTGCTCCAGGCTGGAAACTCTTCTCAATCACAATTCCAGCACCAGCAACATCAACGCCAGCTTGATCAGCAATCTCTAGCATCCCTTCAACTGCCTGTCCGTTAGCTAAGAAATCGTCAATCATTAAGATCTTATCATTAGCATCGACATATTTTTTAGAAATAGAAATTCGATTGGTTGTCTTTTTTGTGTATGAATAAACATCAGCAGTATACATATTTTGGTTCAGGGTCAAACTCTTATGCTTTCGTGCAAAAATTACCGGAACCTTAAGTGCCAAACCAGTCATCACCGCAGGAGCAATTCCTGATGATTCAACTGTCCAAACCTTGGTAACTCCCTCATTAGCAAATAGCTTTGCAAACTCTTGACCAACTTTAAGCATCAATTCTGGATCAACCTGGTGATTAAGGAAAGCATCAACTTTTAAAACATTTCCTGGAAGAACCGTTCCGTATTGTTCAATCTTCTCTTGTAATTCTCTCATAATACAAACCCCTCTTGATTATTTATCATAATTATATAACTTATACGTCTGAATGACCGAGATAAGCTTCTTGGCATAGTCCGGATCGGTAGCATAGCCAGATTGCTGCAGAGCCTTTGCTGCTTCTTCATAATTAGTAGCTTTAACAACTCGATCGTAGTTCTGCCGATTCATATCAGTCCCCTGAAGCATTAGCCGGGTATGATCCTTAATTGATTCATCCCAACTGCTGTATACACGGAACCGGTCCTTAATAACAACCCATTTACCACCAGTATATTCCTTAGTTGTCATCACTTTTGAATTAGCACCAGTTCCCTTGATTCCAAAGAGATTATGATACTGGGTAGCTAATTTGCTGGTACCCCAATTAGATTCAAGGATCGCTTGGGCAATCGTAATTGACGCATAGACATGGTATGTATTCTGCATTGCTTGTGCTTCTGGAGCCACCTGCTTAATAAATAACTCTTTAGCTTCACGATCCCGTTTCAGTGCAGCCTGTTCAATACGTTGCTGGTTCCAAATTCGGTAAAAGTGGTGACCAACATAAACACCCAGGAACAATATAATAATAACCAATAACCACACAAAAACGTTCCCATGTGATTTTCTCTTTCTTGTTCTTCTCCGCCGCCGTTTTGCCAAAAGCGATGCCTCCCTTATTTTCACTACTAACTATTGATTGTAGCAAAATAAGCCATGTTTGGGAGAATATTTTAGTATTTTAAATTTAAAATAAGAA